>OCGP01000001.1_pt1 | contig 36010 bp, 27 predicted proteins | sample 1480191 | NCBI WGS metagenome assembly OCGP01 (sample SAMN02324088, study PRJEB22366) | soil metagenome | biome: mixedwood plains | place: Canada | collected 2009-09
ACCCTGCCGCTTACCGGATACCTGTCCGCCTTTCTCCCTTCGGGAAGCGTGGCGCTTTTCCGCTGCATAACCCTGCTTCGGGGTCATTATAGCGATTTTTTCGGTATATCCATCCTTTTTCGCACGATATACAGGATTTTGCCAAAGGGTTCGTGTAGACTTTCCTTGGTGTATCCAACGGCGTCAGCCGGGCAGGATAGGTGAAGTAGGCCCACCCGCGAGCGGGTGTTCCTTCTTCACTGTCCCTTATTCGCACCTGGCGGTGCTCAACGGGAATCCTGCTCTGCGAGGCTGGCCGGCTACCGCCGGCGTAACAGATGAGGGCAAGCGGATGGCTGATGAAACCAAGCCAACCAGGAAGGGCAGCCCACCTATCAAGGTGTACTGCCTTCCAGACGAACGAAGAGCGATTGAGGAAAAGGCGGCGGCGGCCGGCATGAGCCTGTCGGCCTACCTGCTGGCCGTCGGCCAGGGCTACAAAATCACGGGCGTCGTGGACTATGAGCACGTCCGCGAGCTGGCCCGCATCAATGGCGACCTGGGCCGCCTGGGCGGCCTGCTGAAACTCTGGCTCACCGACGACCCGCGCACGGCGCGGTTCGGTGATGCCACGATCCTCGCCCTGCTGGCGAAGATCGAAGAGAAGCAGGACGAGCTTGGCAAGGTCATGATGGGCGTGGTCCGCCCGAGGGCAGAGCCATGACTTTTTTAGCCGCTAAAACGGCCGGGGGGTGCGCGTGATTGCCAAGCACGTCCCCATGCGCTCCATCAAGAAGAGCGACTTCGCGGAGCTGGTGAAGTACATCACCGACGAGCAAGGCAAGACCGAGCGCCCAATACGCAAACCGCCTCTCCCCGCGCGTTGGCCGATTCATTAATGCAGCTGGCACGACAGGTTTCCCGACTGGAAAGCGGGCAGTGAGCGCAACGCAATTAATGTGAGTTAGCTCACTCATTAGGCACCCCAGGCTTTACACTTTATGCTTCCGGCTCGTATGTTGTGTGGAATTGTGAGCGGATAACAATTTCACACAGGAAACAGCTATGACCATGATTACGCCAAGCTTCAAATAATGATTTTATTTTGACTGATAGTGACCTGTTCGTTGCAACAAATTGATAAGCAATGCTTTCTTATAATGCCAACTTTGTACAAGAAAGCTGGGTCACCAGACTGCACGATCCCCAGTGAGGAACGGGCATGAAGCCGCCTGTTTTCCACAGAATGTTCGGCTACGATCTCGCGAGGCTGCCGAATCTGCAACTCGCCAAGCTGGAAGCAGGCGTCCAGAATATCGAGGAGGCGCGTCAACGGTCGGGCGCCACAATTGGCTACCCCGGCTGGGGCGTGATCTATCACCTGCTTCTTGCGCATCTCGATCGCGGCAGGAACGAAGTTATAGTGGAAACCGGCACCAACTGGGGCTGTACCACCATCGTGTTGGCGCAGGCATTGGTCGATGCCGGCTGCAGCGGCCGCGTCATTACCTTTGAGCTCGATCCTGCCAATGCGGAGATCGCCCGGTCCAATATCGCGGCCGCAGGGTTGGAAAGGCACGTCGAGCTGCATGTCGGTGACAGCCGGATATTGCTGGAGGAGGTGTTGAGCATGGAAAGAAGTCGGCTGCGCGCCGCGTTTCTCGACGCCTCGCACCTCCACGATGACGTCCTTTCCGAATTCGAAACGATACTGCCGATGCTCGCCGAAGATGCCCTGGTACTTTTCGACAATACCTATCGGATAGCAGACGAGGATGAAGACCAACGAGTCAACGGAGCGCTCAAGACAATACGGAAGCGCCATGGCGGGAATCTCATCAACCTGGAGTTTGTGTCGTGGTACACCCCTGGGTTGGCTATATGGCAACGCGCGCCTGCGCTTTGAGCGAGTCTGAGGCTGCGCTTTGCGACATCTGGTATCAGCAAGGAGTAAACCGGTGCAAAGAAGCGCAGTGATTGACTCTGTGACTGCGGCGAAAACATGATGGCTGTTTGAGGCTGGGTTGGATACATTTCTCCACAAGGAGGCAACTATGGGCAACACCGTACTGCAAATGCTCCGAGCCTCGATGTTCGTCGTTGCGGTTCTTTTCTCAACGACGCTCCAACCCCAGTTCGTTGATACGAGAACCGACTGGCTGTATAGGGGAAAAATTGGACTATCGACTCACTACATTGCGCGCAAGCTGGACACGCTTGAACCTCTCGCGAAGCAGTTCCAAATAGAGAGGATCGCAAGCCAGGCCGCAAGCGCGGGCGCTTCGTGGTTTCTCTTTACGATCCATCATGAACCGTGGCTCATGATGGCCCCCAACGCCGCTTACGATCGAATTCTAGGCACCACGGATCACACTTCGGAGCGGGATGTTCCGATGGAGCTGCACAAGCACCTCAGCTCAAAGAACATCCGCATGATGCTATATGTAATCTTACGAATGGATCCTACTTCGGCTTCAGCGGCGACAGAGCATGTCAGATCGTCGATGGGAGGATGGCCTCCGAACGATAAACTGATTAATAACATGGCTTCGGTATACAGGGAATTTTCCCTTCGATATGGTAGCAAAGTGTCTGGATGGTGGGTTGACGGCGCGGGGATACTGAGGCAGTCACCCCATCGCGAGCGCTGGCTTAATCAAATCGCCGGTGCACTCCGGGCGGGAAATCCGAATGCGATAGTGGCTTTCAATGCCGGAGTGCGCTTGGAGCGCTTCGGTCCAAGCGACTTTACGGCCGGCGAGATGAACGACCTGACGTATTTTCCCAAAGGTCGCTGGCTCGATGGTGCTCAATTTCACGCGTTCACTTATTTGGGCGGGTGGTGGAGTTGGGGTGGTACGCGTTTTCCTGATCGTGACCTAATTGCTTACAGCACAAGGGTGGTATCAAATGGCGGCGTTCTCACATTTGATGTTGCAACATTAGGGCTAACGGGAAAGAAGCGAGGCGACGCACCCACGAGTACCCCGTATGTTGGTTTTATTGATCCTTCACAGGCCGAGCAAGTACTGCTGGTAGTTCGGGCTATCAAGGAGCAGCAGCAAAAAGTCGCCAGCACAATAAACTAGGTTCCCCTTTTCTTATGGTTCTGAGGGGATCCGTTTGAGATCAAGGAACAGAGGCCATGGCGTTTAAGTATGCAGAACCAAGAGTTGTTTCTGGAAAAAGCGAGTGTTTTTTCTACCACCGCACGGAGCTTCCATCATTCGGCGTTGTAGGCGGCGATTGGGACTTGCGGGATTGCGTTCCTGAATACCTTGGGAATTACGACTTCCGCGGTAAACGGGCACTTGATATCGGAACTGCTTCAGGCTTTTTGACCTTTGAAATGGAAAAACGCGGTGCCGAAGTGGTGTCGTTCGATCTAGATGATGGTGCAAACTGGGACATAGTGCCTCATTATCTTGTTCGTGAAGAGCTACCTAATATCCGGAGAGCTCAAAGTTACACTCTGGAACGATTGAAGGCGGCCTACTGGTTTGCACACCAGGATTTCGACTCTAAAGCTAGATGTTATTACGGCAACATTTACAAACTACCAAAGGCATTGGGTGAATTTGATGTTGTCTTTTACGGAATGATCATTGGGCATTTGCGGGATGTATTCGGGGCGCTCTATTCAGGATCCCGATTGTGCAGAGAAACTATGATTATTACGAGCATATATGCAGACACTGACAAGGCTACGGCGGTGTTCATGCCTAGCCCTACAAACACGGCAAACACGGCGATCAAGAGTTGGTGGGAACTCTCCGTAGGAGTAATGCGCAAAATGCTAGGTGTGCTTGGTTTTGAAGTTGTCGATTTGGTGCGGTCCAGTCCTCTGTGCACTAGTCCTGGCTTCGAAGGACCACATGCTTGCACGTCAATCGTCGCCAGACGCATCGCAAAAAAAGAAGCTTCAGTGTAATTCAAACTGGAGTGGACTCTAACAGGTCGGTACCGAGCCTGCAGAGTTGACATCACACATCATTGGCGAACCCTTCATTATCTTCACCTCTTTCCGGAAATTCCTTCTAGAGACAGGCCAGCATGTTTGATTGCATTACCAAAAAAGAGTATTGGGCAACTCTCGACCAAAAAAGCGTGTGGTCGATGCTGAAATCGTCCCCCGGGGACCTGAAGCACATACAGGATGCATGGATGTGGTCCCAGTTGAATGGCTGTCGCGGATCGAAAATTATCGAGATTGGCGGCGGAAACTCCAGGGTGCTTCTGGCGCTCGACCCGAGTAATGAATTGTGGAATGTAGACGAATTCACCGGCAATGCAGGAGGGCCAAACCAAGTCGTCGAGAGGCCGGGGATTCGGACTGTTGTGGGAAATCTAGGGGCGTTCTCTGATTCGCTGCCATCAAGCTACTTCGACACTCTCTTCTCAATTTCAGTCATCGAACACGTACCATCGGGAAAGCCCCTTGATGATTTTTTCATGGATGCTTGCAGAATTCTTAAAGTGGGGGGGAGAAGCTACCATGCCATCGACATCTATCTCGGCGACGACTTCATAGACTATGCGTCAAAGCGTATCCAGGAGTATCTGGACGCTATCCAAAAGTCAGGACAAGCATTGATCGAACCCTCCGCCATAAGCGCCCAGACGAAATTCTCTTGCCGCTACGCCTCCAACCCCGATCTCGGAATGTATGGCTGGAACAAGGCGGTTCCCCAATTGGCTGCAATGCGCGAAGCAACGCAGTCATGTAGTTTGAAACTCGTAACGGTAAAAAAGTGAACTACTGAGAGCAACGACGCAATGTTCTATGTCGTCGGAAATGGTCCCTCATTGACCCAGAGCGCGGTGAGAAGCCTGCCCTCGGGCCGCTGGCTGGGGATGAATTCCGCATTCAGGTTTTGGAAAACGATAGGTCGCTACCCGAAGTACTACGCCTGTCTGGATCCAGTAGTAGTAAAAAGCCAAGCCGAAAGCATACTGTCCTTATTCAGAGATTCCCCCATCGAGGAGTTCTTCCTTCACGATGCCATTTTCGATATTTACCCAAAGCTGGCGGACGATAGCCGATGTAATTCTCTTTCGCAATTTCTGTCCAAGGAGTCGTGGCTAGTTCGAGTTTCGCGACTCGGCGCTTACAAGCAAACTACCGGCTCTCTCGCTACAAGGTTTGTAATTGAGAGGGGAGAGGCCTCGATAATACTGCTTGGAGTCGACTGCAACTATGTCGAGGTGATTAGCGAGGCGCAGCGGCTCGCTGATAATGAATTACGAATCGGGAAAACAGTCAGCGCCAATCCAAATTACTTTTTCGCCGGATATCAGGAAGTCGGTGATAAGTATCAGATGCCGAATCCGGCAGTGCATTCCGGCAACCTTCACCTGCAGTCCTTTATTGCATTGCAGTCGGATATCCTGGCAAGTGGAAAAGCCATCGAAGTATCCGTAGGCGATGAAGATTCCCTATTAAGTAAGCACGCGATTTTTCCGTTTCTGGATTACTGGAAAGCTAGCGGGCGTCGCAGACTTCAGTGTGTCGCTGTTCCGCTCACAGTGCGGGAACTCGATGGCTTTCTCGAGAATCTCCGTCTTTGGCTAAATCCCCGCCTGAGACCTTCGCTCTTCGCGTTGCAAAAAGGAACTACGCTTCATATTTTCTTTCCCGGAAATAGGGATCACAACGTTGTCGAACGAATATCGGAGGTTGTGAACGAATGCCCCGATCTGTACGTGTATTTCGAATCGATAAAGGTCACTTTCTTCGGATTTCCGCAAGAAGTGGACTACTACATCAAGAAGGCGCCGCCAGGCGTGACCCATTTTTGTACGAAGTCAGGCCCGAACTTGATGTTCCTTTGCGTGCTCGCACATTGCACGCAGTACGAATTCACTCTTCAGATGGAAAGCGACTGCTTTCCGTTGAAAGCTGGCTGGTTGGACGCGGCTAACGGGCTAATCTCCAGCGGCGGGGAGAAGCAATGGATAGTTGGACCGGCTTATTATGGCCCAACGACAATTCATTCTTCGTATCAGGCACACATAAATGGAAATGGCATCTACAACACCGCGAACCTACAATTTCAGTCATTCATCCAGGAAGTCTTTACGCCCCTATTGAAGAGTCTGATCCTCTGTGGGGCGAGCGATCTTGCCTATGACACTACTTTGGGGCTCGCATTTGCGAACCTGGGGTCACTCGACGTGGACTATCGCGCACCGCTATTGAAAGCACTGCCGAGGATGAGACATACCGAGCTCATCCGTAACGCAGGCGGCAGAGTCGAAAACGAAGATGATTATCGCGTCGACGTGGACGGGCTGGTTAAATCAGGACCGAACGTTTTCTTCGTTCATGGCCGTGCCGCCGTCGATGGCATCAAGCAACACATTAATAAGCTAGGGCTGTATTTCGAGGCATCGCCATCGTCCAGAATCAACGAACTCTCCGCCGGCCACTGTTGGACCAATTGTCCCGGCTATAGCGATGTAAGGTTGTTGGGGTTCGGCAGAGGTGTAATCCGCGGACGTCCCGAGCGGGCATTATCGTATGTAGTGTTACATTTCGTGCGACTTACATCTGCCCCGCCATCTCATTCCAGATTCAGCGTAAAGGCGCAACTTTCAGGAACTATCGAATCCATTGCAAGCGTTGCTATCGTTTTTGTCGACGAGTCGCACAAGGCTCATAGGATAGATGGGGGGGCGGGGTACAAAAGCCTCTTTCAAGATGGCAATCTCGAGATTACCGTGAATGAGCCGCCTGCACTCGAAGGCATTGCTCGAGTGGGCTTGCAATTGGAAATTCGCTCAGAAGCGTCTGGTGGTGATGTGGATATTCAAATCGAGAACATAACCGTGACCGAAAGTGCAAAGGGGCCCGTTTCAAAAAAAGCCCTCGATGTCGAGCCGCCCGCCGAGAAAGTTGCCTCGATAATTGAAGATTGGCGAAGTTTCATACGAGCTGGTCGTGCCGCATGAGATCCCCGGAAGTCAGTCTCGGTGGTTATGGGCTTATTAAGAATTTCGAGTCTCCTTGCTTCTTGCTTGAAAGGGCGGCCAGTCTCGACGGGTGGTTACAATTTAGATTTAGACGCACGGAATCTCGTGTATTAGCTTCCCCACCGACGAAAAAATCGGAGGCTACACTCACCTTCCTCAACTTTCCTTGGTCTAGCTATAAGCACATAGAAATTTGCGCGGCAGGCATCGGGGCCGGGCGGCTAGTAGTTCGAATTTGCCGTGATGGAGCTGGGCCTTGGGAATTCAAGGATCTCCACCTCGCCGGATCCGGCATTCATTCGTTTCCAACTCCTTTTTCGTCTATTCATGCCGGGTATCGCTTGGAGATTCTCGACACCGCTGGCCTCATTACCGGGCAGCAGATCATTTTGTCTATTCGGGGGCTCGGAGAGAAATCAGTCCTTTCTCCAGAGGCCGGCGGTCAATGGCCCAAGCTGCTTCTTATTGATAGCACCCTGGTGGGAAGCGACACTGCAACGGGGCAGATCAAACAGGTTTTCTTGGAACAATGGCCGGAAACGCACCTGTTACAGATCTACGAGACCAGCGGCAAGCTACGTCTAAAACGCTGGAGAACTGACACAACTCCAGACGAGCTTACGGACGAGCAGCTGTTGGCGGCGTGCCGAGAATTTGGCCCCGATGTTATTTACTTCCGCCCGGTAGATTCTGGGCTACTTCTGGAGTTTACAGAGCGCGCCGCGAATTATCTTTCGCTGCCGTTGGTTATTCACATGATGGACGATTGGCCCGAACGGCTGCGGGCGGCGAATCTCACCCTGTTCTCTAAGCTTGATCCGATACTCCGGCGTCTTTTGAAGCAAGCTGTGAAGCGGTTGAGCATCAGCCAAGCGATGTCGGATGCGTACGCGCATCGCTATGGATACGAGTTCACTCCGCTTGCAAATGGCGTGGACGTGGAAAAATGGCCATCCAGAGACTGGATGGCACGTCCAGCTGTTAGTAAAGAGAAACCCTTTCTCATACGGTATATGGGCGCCTTGGCGCACGACATGACGTTCGCTAGCGTAGTCGACGTTGCCAAGACCGTGGCAGCACTTCAGGGCCGCCTGCATGTGCGTTTTGAAATATCTACTGTGCACTGGTGCCTGGAAGCAGCAAGAAAAGCCGTCGGCGAACTCCCGGGGATCACAGTTCAACCGCTTGTGGAGCGCAAGGAGTACTCCCGACGGCTGGCGGAGGCAGATGCGCTACTCATTGCATACAACTTTGATTCGGAAAGTATCCGGTATGTCGGATTATCGATGGCCAATAAGCTGCCAGAATGCCTGGCCTCGGGCGCAGTCCTTCTTGCGTATGGCCCGCCCGAAATGGCCACTATCGATTATCTTGCGCAATCCAAGTGTGCACACGTTGTCTTACAAAAAAGCCACGAGATATTGTGCCGCGAGATTGAATTTCTCGTAACTCACATCGACTACTGCGCAAAAATGGGTCGTGAGGGACGACAGTTCGCGAGCACGCGGCATAGTAAGAGGGCAACACAGCAGACGTTCTTGCGTATTCATCAGGAAGCTGCGGGGCCGCGCATGATTTCAAACAGACTGTTACTTGGGCCCTATCAACGCCTAGAGGCCCATTACGATGAAACAAACTGCATCGCTCATCTATTTTCAGGCCCGCTAAATGGCCGCACGATGATCGACGTTGGCGCTCACCAGGGATCGGCGTTACAGCCGTTTCTGAACTTGGGATGGAAAGTATTTGCCTTTGAGCCGGACAACAAGAATCGGCAGAAGCTGCTCGAAAATCTGAAAAAGTATCGAAACGCGGAGCTGGTCAAATTAGATTCGCGAGCGGTGAGTAATGAAAGCCGATCTGGGGCGACATTTTTTCGATCGGACGAGAGCACCGGTATCAGCGGTTTATCCGCTTTTCATTCCAGTCACAAGTCGGAACAAACGGTAGACACAGTAACGCTGAAAGAGGCGCTCTCTGAAGAGACAATAGCCAGCATAGATTTCCTCAAGATCGATACTGAGGGTTACGACCTCTTTGTGCTTAAGGGCTTCCCGTGGGATCGATTCCGTCCCGCGGTGATTGAATGTGAGTTCGAGGACTCGAAGACCGTTCCATTGGGTTACAGCTTTCATGACCTTGCAAAGTTCCTTGTAGAGCGGCAGTACCATGTTTACGTAAGCGAGTGGCATCCCGTTGTCCGCTACGGTATTCGTCACGACTGGAAGTGTCTCATGCGGTATCCGTGCGAACTGTCCGACCCGAAAGCTTGGGGCAACCTGCTAGCCTTCCGCGAACCCATAGACGAAACTGTGCTCGTTGCGGCAGCGAAGAAGGTAATGAAATTCGCCGCGCCCCAACCGACTTTGACTGCACCGGCACCCGCAGTGCCGGCAGCAGTTGCCTCCCATGCGAAGGCCGAACAGGGCCTCTCCAGGGCAGATGCGCCAAGAACCCCAGTCTTGCCCCACAGTTCGAGCGGCACGTTGTCCAAACCTGAGCCCACAGGCGCACCGGGTGCCGCTATGCCAGTCAAAGCGAAACTCCGACTGCCGGAAATACAGAAACGTTCGAAGACCATGGTTGTTCTCGGGAATGGTCCTTCGCTAAGAGGGTTCGATTTCAACAGAGTCAAGGGATTCGATGCGATCGGAATGAATGCGGCATACAGGTACTGGGACCGGATCGGTTGGTATCCGCGCTATTACATCTGTCTCGACCTGGTGGTAGGCCTCCATCACAAGGATCAAATCGCCCGGCTGATCCGGGACCGGGAGTTGAACGGCATGGAATGCTTCATGCTGAGGCGCAATCTCATCGAGGCGCTTCCTCGCGAGCTTGCGTCGTTGCCGTGCGTGCTCGATTACGACACGCTGCATGGAGTTTCCGACCTTTTTCCTCAGACGCGCTTCACTACTGGAAGTCAGAGTCCTCTGTTCGGTTCGTTGCTCGGCTACCGTCACATGGTGCTGATGGGCGTCGACTGTAATTACATTCAGACGATCGAAGGCGTCGTATCGCGCGGCGGAACGGTTCTCGAGCTCACGAAGACTCCCTCTAAAAATCCGAACTACTTTTTCGACGACTACCAGATTGCCGGAGACCGGTTCAACGTGCCCGATACGGTGCCGGACCTGCACCTGAACAGTTGGCGGGCTATAGCCCCGGTTCTGGCAGCCCGAGGCGTGACCGTATGGAACGGAAGCGATAAGTCCCGGCTTGATGTGTTTCCGCGAAAGAGTTTCGAGGACATTGAGTGGGAAGAGCGGCCAGCTCGCCAGGGCTGCTTGACCATCTCGATGGACAAGGCGCCTGCTGGCGCGAACTGGCAGTCACCCGAAGTCCTGGATGGAATCCGGTTTTGCCGGACGGGGGCTGGCGAAAGGACGACGCTCAAGGCGCGGATTGGGCGCGACCGCCGGAATATCGGGGTAATCGCTTTTCACGCTTCGATTTCGCAAGATCATCTGGCAGGGCTCCATCTCGAAATAGATGGCGCCAGCACCTCGCACGAAGTTCGGATGGACCTTAACCCGCCCTGCATCGTTGCAGTGATCCCGCCCGGAAGTAAACCCTCGCAAACCCCAACGGCTTTGGAGCTGGTTACGCCCGGCCCTCGCGGTCTGCCGGTGCTTTCCGTATCCATCCTTCCGGAGGAGCCGTTCCTTGGTGCACGGTTCCCGGTGTTGCGCTATCCGCGACAACGCATGGCGCGTGCGATGAGACGCGATGGTGCCCGGTGGGATTTTCCGCTTTCCCATTTCGATGGCCGGGCCTATCTAAGAGCGAACAAGGACGTCGAGAACGCGCTCGCAGCCGGCCACGTCGCATCGGCGCTGGTTCACTATTACAAGCGCGGTCTGGCCGAAAGGCGCTCATTCACTGTCGCGATCCAGGGCGAGCCGAACGCGGGAGCGCTCGCGGATGTGTTCGACGGATGCGCCTACCTGCAAGCAAACCCGGACGTCGCCGCGGCGCTGCGAAAAGGGGCGATCTCCTCGGCGCTCGATCATTTCGTCCATCACGGTCGCGAGGAAGGCCGCCAGGCGTTCATTCGCCATGACGGTGGCGCACTGCCGGCGACCGCGATCGAGTTGATGCGGCAAGACGCAATTGACCAAGCCAAGCTCGAAGTAAGCGCCCTCCGTCGCGAGGCTCAGAATGCCCGCGAAGCGGTGACGCGGGGGCTTCGTCAGGAGGGAGTTGAACATGCGCGAAAGGGAGAGGAGCGCGATAAAGCTCGTGAGGCCCAGATTGGCGGGCTAAAGGCCGAGATAGCGCGACTCGAGAAGCTGGCCGGGGAGCAAACCGCGAAGCTTCGTCAGGAGGGAGTTGAACATGCGCGAAAGGGAGAGGAGCGCGATAAAGCTCGTGAGGCCCAGATTGGCGGGCTAAAGGCCGAGATAGCGCGACTCGAGAAGCTGGCCGGGGAGCAAGCTGAGAAGCTTCGCCAGGAAGGAGCAACCATCGAAGCCCGGATCGGCGCTTTGAACGCTGATGTTGCGCAAGCTCGTAGCGACCTCGCGCGAGCGGCTCCGATCGGTGATCTCACGGATTTCCGCCGGAAGACCGAGGCGGAGCTCGAGCGGCTGCGGGAAAATGTGTCCGCCATTGGAGATTTTACCGCTGAGCGTACGGAATCCCTGCTGGCTCAATTACGCCGCGAGTTGACGGCCATCCTGGCCGACCAGGAGGCTCGTGGACAAGGCATGTCGGCGCGATTGGAAGCGGTGCAATCCGCTTTGGCAGACGTCCAGGCTACAGTGGCCAGTGGTGCCCGAACCGAAGACCTGGCTATCCTGCGGCAGCAAACGGAAGATGTGCTTGGAAAATTGAGCAACGAAGTTGCGGCCCTGAGTAGTGCGCGGGCCGAGCTCGAGAATGGCTTCAACCTGCAGCTCGACGCGCTCAAGGCCGACTTTGCAAGGGCGCGCGAGGGCGCGGCTCGCTCCGCAGACCTTGATCGCCTGGAGCGCGATACTGGTCGCGAATTCGAGCGCGCCCGTAGCGAGATGGCCACCCGGCTGACGGTGCGGGAGGCGAGGGAGCAGGCGCTGGCAGAGCAGATCGAGCTGTTGAGGATCGCAGCCGATGAGGCACAACGGAGGTTGTCAACCGCGGTACGAGCGGAAGACGTCGATCGGGTAAAGCACGACGCACAGCATGGCTTTGAGCTGATCAAGAGCGAAATCGCATCGTCCTCCACGGCCTGGAATGCGCGCGAACAGGCGCTCCGCGCACAAATTGATACCTTGAAGGCGGAGATTGAAACGGCGAAATCTCGCGCGGACCTGGCCGAAGCCAAAGTTGGGTTCGTGGGCGAAGGAGCCCGCGAAATAGCGGGCTCGGTGACCGAGCTGCAATCGAAACTCGCGGCCGAAACGGCTGAGGTGGCGCGGTTGCAGGCGGCGCTCAACCAGGTCCGGGAGCAGGCCGCGGCCACCAGCGCCCGGGTCTCGCATGCCAGTCTCGACGCCTTTAACGTGGTCGGGTACCAGGCGCACCCGCGCGCATTGTCCAAGCCCGTCGCCGAAAGACTTTCCAGCCACTGGGGACCGCTCCTGGGATTGAGCATCCAGCAGAAGGAGCTGTATTACCTGGCGCACCGCGTCGCGAGCCTGGAAAGCGCGTGCATCGGACGCCTGGCAGCGTCGGTGCAGGATATCCTGTTGCGCATCCTCGTCGCGCGCTCGGTCAAGGGCGAGCGTCTGGAGCTCCTGGAGATAGGCACGCTGTTCGGCCTCGGGGTGGGCGTAATGCACGAAGCGCTTGCGCCGCTGTTCGATCGCGTTCATTTCACGGTCATCGACCCGCTCGACGGCTATTACGGGAAAAACCATCGGGACGTATTGACGGGCGTCCCCGTCAGCCGCGCTACTTTCGACGAGAATCTGCGGCGCATGGGCGTCGGAAAGAGCAATGTCACCGTTATCGAACGCTTGAGCACGGATTCGATAGCGGCGAGACAGGCCCGGAAGACCGCCTGCGACTGCCTGATCATTGATGGCGACCACAGCTATGACGGCGTCAGGCACGACAGCGAGACGTACATCGGCACGGTCAAACCGGGGGGATACGTGCTGTTCGACGACTACAACAACGAGCACTGGCCGGCTGTCCGGCAATATGTGGACAGCGAAATCATGCCTCGCGCGGACCTGAAATTCATCGGATCCGAATGGCATACCGCCGTGTTTCGCGTAGCCGAAAGACTTTCCCGCACGGGGCAAACCCGGCGAGTCCAAGGCTGATCGGTAGACCCGCGGCCCGCGGCCTGGATGTGCTGCCCCGCCGCACATCGTGCAGGCCGACCGCGCGTCACGCGCTCGAGGACTCCGCCGGGGTCCCTGCCGTTGACCGGTCGATCTGGCTCACCGCGGCCGGCCAGCTCGCGGCGGCGTCGAGCCCGAGAAAGGCGTCGAGCGCGCGCACGAACGACTCCGGCGCCGCCTTCGCCTTCTCGTGAGAGCACATGAGCAGCGGGCCGTTGTGGCGGCCGAGATACGTGAGCTGCGTGTGCAGGTGATGCACTACGTCCTCCATGGCCGGAAAAATGTCGGAAGGCATCGCCACGTTCTGGCGGCTCGCGGTGACGAACGGGTCCGCGAAGATCGCGACGACATGGGGATTGCGCAGGTGCTTAGTCCAGACGCCGGGGCACCCGGACCCAGCGTACTCGACGGCCGAGAAATATCTCCATCCCCACAGTCGGTGGGCGGCGTCCCGGGCCGCGACGATTTCCCTCACGCGCTCGAAATCACCCAGTCCCAGCGCCCGGTTGAGCTTCGCGTCCGCGTGCGCTGACTCGGGCCTTCTGTCGATGTGCACGCCCAGCGCCATCAGCACCCGCCCTACCATGGCGGCGCCGCCGTGCGCGCTGCCCAGGATGACGACGGTCTTCTCCGGCTGCGCCGTGCGCGTCCTGTTGAGCACCAGCACGCCCTGCCTGCTGAACCACTTGCGGCCGCGCAAGATTACCCCCCGGCCGCCGGCGCCCGCGTCCCGCGCAGGGACTCGAAATATCTCTGGGCCCGCTCCTGGACGCCTGCCGTCGAAATGGCGGGCACGCCCACGCCCCGCCACGTCAGCCGCACCGGCACATAGCCCTTCTCCGTCAGCCGGCGCGCGACCGCCTCGTGATGCTCGGGCGGCACGTAGCCATCCAGCGCGAAGTCGCCGGTCCCGGCATACCGGAGGATGAGATCGACGTAAGCGTCCGCCAGGCGGCTTTCGAAGATGCGCCGGACGACCACGTCGACGCGCGCATTGTCATAGTCCGGCCGCCGGATGGCCGCGGTGAGCGCGGGGCCGGCATCGAGCTTGTCCCGTGCGGTCCGATCGATCAGGCGATCGCCGCTGACGACCGGCACGCCGGCGGACCGGAACAGGTGGCGGGCCATGGTGCTCTTGCCGGACCCCGACGCCTCCATGAGGAGATAGGCCACGGGCCGGCGGTGCCTGACGTGCATCACCGAGCGGGGGACGGGGTCGCCCGACTGCGTGACGCTGTCGCCGACGAGTGTCCACGCGTAGTGACGGAGGACTTCCCGCAGCTTCAACAGGGTGGGGAACAGGCGCTCGTCGATGCCGCGTTTTACCAGGATCCAGTCCTTCTCCAGAGCCGGGTGAATGCCGGCCTCGAGGACCAGGACGCCATCGGGCGCGAGGCAGCCCATCAGCGAGTTGACCAGGGCCGGCTGATCCTTGGCGTAGTGCAGGGCGGAGGCGAGCAGGATCACGTCGAACGGGCCCGCGGGCAGCTCGTTCCAGCCCTGCATCAGGAACTCGCACCCGGGAAAGCGTTGCTTCGCCCGCTCGATGAACGCGGCGTTGCGATCTATTCCCACGGAGCGGGAGGCTCCGTCCCACAGCGCGTAGCCGCAAAAAAATCCCTCGTTACAGCCCACGTCGAGGAAGCGCCGGCCTTTCAGCGGGGGCAGGCACAACGCCTTCAGCTTCTCGAGCGAGTGGGAGCTGCCGGCCGTTTCGGGGAAGGACTGGTACTGTGTCATGACGACGCGAAATGGCCGGAGGATTTGCACCAACCGCGGGTATTTTACCGCGCGGCCGGTTTGACCAGGCGGCGCAAGCTCTCCTGGACTTCGGCCACCGTTCCCAGCACGACCAGGCACCGGTACGTATAGGGCCCGGCCTTGACGTCCTTCTCGCGGAACACGCAATTCCACTTGACGACGTCCGGATAGAAGAAGCGCCCGTAACCCCGGCCCGCTCTCGGCAGATCCGGGGAATAGACCCCCATGGCATGGAGCCGATCGGGCGTGGCGAGTATCACGGGCAGGACCTGCTCGCCCCGGCGGTCGCCGGCTTCGCGCTCGGTGTTCTCGACCGGATCGTAGTAGAGTGCCAGCGAAAACTCCTTCGGCAGGTAGCCGGTAGACGCCTCGAACGTCCCCTGCGAGAACGGGGCCGGCACGTGGTAGGTGACGCGGTGCTCGATGACGTTGGGAAAGCCGGGGATCCCGACCGAGACCTGCTTTTCCAGCAAATGGCCCGACAGCGGGACGGTGTTGACCGCCTCGACCTGCTGCCTGCGCTGCCCGCAACCTTTGGGATACGCCCGCGAGGGAGGCAGCCAGAACGCCATGTCCGTGAGGGTCCATAAGTGGTTCTTCTCGACGCGCGCCTCCCGCAGGACGCTGGAGCTTGCCCACCGGTCGCGCTCGGAGCCGCCCTCGGTCGGGTTGTAGCACTCGCCGTAGCCGTCGAAGGACGAGGCGCTCTGCAGCAGGCGGCCGTGATCGCGCGTATCGATGTATTCCTTGTCCCGGTAGCGGATCGAGCACACCGCCCCCGCGAAGCGCGAGCAGGTCCGCACCACGATCTCCGAATCCAGCGCCGGGACCGAAACCATCATGTCGCCGGCGGTGCGGGCCGCGCACGCGCCCAGCAAGGCCACCGAGAGCAGGAGTACGGACGGGTAGCGTGTCATGACGACGCGGGATGCTGCCACGGCCTTCTCACGCGCCGGCTCTCTCCCAAGGCGAAATCGGGGCGCCGGTAGCTCAGGTTGGGGTTGTAATAGGGGTCGTTCGTCATGCGCTCGCGCCAGCGCCTGCGCATGAATTGCACTTCCCGGCGGGCGCGCAGCCGCCGCGGCAGCGGGTCGTCGTTGCCGCGCGTGGCGGACTCGTGGTGGTAGAGCTCGGCGTGCGGCGTGAAGATGACGCGCCAGCCCGCTTCCCGCAGGCGCATGCAATAGTCGATATCGTTGAAGCCCACGGTCAGCCGCTTTTCCTCGAGCCCGCCGAGTTCCTGGTAGACGCTCTTCCACGTCAGCAGGCACGCGCCGGTGACGGCCGACAGCTCCTGCGCGATGGCGGCGCGCCCGCAGTAGCCCCCCGTGGCGCGGTCGAGGTCGAGGTGAAGGTGAGTGGCGCATCCGCCCGGGCCGACGGTGACGCCGGCGTGCTGCACGCGCCCGTCGGGATAGTAGAGCTTGGCGCCCACGGCTCCGACACGCTTCTGGATGAGATGCCCGACCATCTCCTCGAGCCAATCCGGCGAGATGATCTCGGTATCGTTGTTGAGCAGGCACAGCGCCTCGCCCTGCGCGAGGCGCGAGGCGAAATTATTGATCGCCGAATAGTTGAAGCGGCGGCGATAGCGAACCACCCGCACCCGGGGGTGCGTCGAGATGCGCTGGAGGTAGGCCAGCGCGTCGGGGGTGCGGCTGCGGTTGTCCACCACCAGCAGCTCGTAGCGCGGATAGGTGGTTTTCTCGAGCAGGCTCTCGACGCAGCGCTCGAGGAGCGCCAGGGCGTCCCGCGTCGGAATGACGATCGTCACGAGCGGCGGCGAATCGGGCAGCCGGTAGCGGATGTGCCGGCCGGCGGGCGGGGCCGGCATGATGTCGGCCTCGACGCGGTTGCGCGCGAGATGCGCTTTCAGCGCCACGTTGCAGGACGGGCCGCTTTCCCACTCCCCTTGCCCTCGCAGGGCGCGGTGATAGAGGACCGCGGGCACGTGTACGACGCGAGCGGGGCCGGCATCCACGATGCGCAGCAGCAGATCGTAATTGCCGTGGCGGCAGCACTCCGGCCGGATACCGCCGGCGGCGGCGATCGCGTCTCCCCGCATGGCCGCGGCGGACCCGATGTAGTGCACGGCACGCAGGTGCTCGGGCGACCAGTCGGGCTTGAAGCGCGGATCGTGCCGCGCGCCGGCCTCATCCATGGCGTCGTCGTCGGAATAGACGACGGCGGCATCGACCGCGGCCTGGATCTGCCAGGCGAGCCAGTAGAGTGACTGGGGCGGCAGGGTATCGCCCGCGCGCATCAGCACGATCCAGTCGCGCGAGTGCCCGGCGGCGAGCCGCGTGTTGAAATCGGACAGCCACGGCGCCAGCTCGCCCCGGCCCTTGGCCGGCACGCCGTCGCCGCCGGCCGCGAGCGCGCCGTGCGGGTCCACGACCGTGCAGTCGTACTCGCGGTAGAGCTGAGCGTCCAGGGAAGCGACGCTGCGCCGCACCGCCTCGACGCCGCCTTCTCCATGCGCCGCGACGACGAGATGGAACCGGGGGCGCGAGGCGAAGCGCTCGATGTGCTCGCGTATCCGGCCCCTGTCCCGCTCGCTGAGGGTGTCGTGGCGCTCGATCCATTCGGAATACGGCTGCGTCCACATGCGCACCCGGAAGTCGGTGCAGATCCGGTAGGCGCCGGGGAGGTCGAAAAGCGCATGGGGGAGCGAGAGGCCGCATTCTTCCCGCTCTTCGGGCGCGAGGCGGAGATACGTCCGCAAGACGCGGACCGCCATGAGGACGGTGCGCTTGATCCACCCGATCCGGCGAATGCGGATCTGCGAGCGATCGTACTGGCCGATCAACGGCGGCCGCCAGACGATCTTTCCGACGTTGGCGGGAAACCGGATCAGCTCGAAGATGCGGCCGCTCGCGAGCGCCGCGAGCGGCACCTCCTCCGTCGGGCCGGCATCGGAGCGCAGCATCCGCAGGCTCGAGCTCAGGTGCCGCCCGCGGCGCCCGAGGTTGCCTTCCACCAGGGCCCACCCGGGCGGGACGTTCTTCGCGTCGAGGACCAGCTCCTGCAGCATCGCCGGATTGTAATTCGAACTGACGGCGCGGTGCCGGCCGAATGGCCGAACCGCCGGTCTGACGCTATCATCCGCCCATGAAAGCCATCGTCGCCGCCGTCGCGGAGAACCGCGCGCCTTACGCGCGGGAGACCGTGCAGCTGTTCAAGTCCCTCGCGGACTTCGGCGGCGCGATGGCGGGCGCGCGCCGGATCGCCTATTTCGTCGACGGCGTCGCCCCCGAATACCGCGGCCCGCTGGAGGCGCTCGGCGTCTCGATCAAGATCGTGCCGCGGCTCGATCCCTCGTGCCCGCACGCCAACAAGATCCACATGCTGCTCGATAGCGAGCCGTGCGACGTCCTGGTCGCCCTGGACACGGATATCGTGGTGGCGCGCGATTTTTCGGGCTGGCTGGGACGCGCGCCCTTTGCCGCGAAGCCGGTGGATCACAACCCCGTCGATCCCGGGCTCTGGCCGGAATTCCTGGGGCGGCTCGGCGTGCCCGTTCCCGCGGCGCGCTACCTGACGCACTGCAGCGCCCAACCGACGCTTCCCTACTACAACAGCGGCGTGCTGGTCCTGACGCGGCCCGCGGCGACGCGATTGGGGCCGGCCTGGCGCGACGCGGTGCCCGAGGTGCAGGCCGTGCTGGCGGCGGATCCGCGCCTGGCGGCGCACGCCTTCTACGTCGATCAGTTCGCGCTGGTGGCTGCGCTCGGCCGGCTCGACATGGAGCAACTGGCCCTGCCGCTCGAGATGAATTTTCCCACGCACCACCCGGTTCACGAATTCTTCGAGCCTGGCAAGGTGGACCCCTACCTGCTGCATCATCATCATCGCCTCGATGCGCAAAGCATGATCCCGAAAACCGGGTTGGAAGGGCCCGACGCGGCGATCGCGCGGGTGAACGCGGTCCTCGGAGCAAGCTTGGCCGTGGAAGCCGCCGGCCGCGGCGCCTCCTAGGGACCCGCGACCCGGTTACAGCGGTTGAGCGGCCGCGAGTAGCAGGCGTGGGCCTTGTCGCCGGCTGAGCGCTTGCACTGGTCCACCAGCGCCCGGCTGCAGGAATTCTCGATCGCGCGGTGGCGGATGATCCACGAGTACGGCTCGTAAAGCCCGCTCACCGTGTTTCCGGTCACTTCGTAGTAGCTCGCGCGGTGGTCGAGGTACACGGCGCCCACCAGCTTCTGCCACGACCCCATCGGCTTCATGCCTCCTTCGCCGGGGGGGAACCCCGAGCCCGCCGGAGTCCCGTCGAGCGTGACCCGCGGCTCCGTGATCGTGTTGCCGGCAATCCGCTTGCCGTAGGCGACTACCTTCGCGTCCAGGGGATCGCGGCCGATGCCGTTGATATAGATCCCGGCGCAGTCGTTGACCATTCCGCAGAAGCGCGCGATTTCGTTGTCGAGTATCTCCAGCTTGCCTGCCGACGGTTGCCCGGGCGGGTCGGGAGCGGGGTCCATCGTGATGATGCCGGCGTGCCCGGTGTCGCCGATCCTGTTGGCGGCGATCCTGGCGCTCAAATAAGCGCCGTCGAGCCGTATGCCGGCGAAATCCATCTCCAGCATCCGCTGGCTGCCGATGGTCCCGACGTGCTCGATCGTGTTGCCCGTGATCTCAACGACCGGGGCGATATGCACGCCGATGCCGGTCGTGCCCGAGCCCTGCACTCGATTGCCCGAGACGCTGACGGTCCCGTAGGCCTCGTTCACCGCGATGCCCCTCAGGCCGGCCTGGCGCGCTTCGTTGCGCACGATCTCCACGGACCGCGCCTTGCGCACGCGGATGCCGCTGCCTGCTGCCTGGCGCACCGACAAGCCTTCGACTCGCACGGAGCTGATGCCTCCCGCGCGGCCGCCCGCGAAGCCGCGGCCGATGAAGGCAATGCCTGCATTGCCGAAGTCGTCCTGCGCCGCGCCCGTATCCTCGTTCAGCGCGAAGCGCGTTTCGGCGGCCGGCGGTGGTGCGCTGGTCCTTCCCACCAGGTACACGTGGCGATCTTCGGGGTTGTAATACCACTCTCCGGGCTCGTCCAGGAAAGCGAACGAGTTCATCAGGATCGCGCCATGTCCGCCGGACGGCAGGTTAGCCGTGGCGCGGCCGGGACCGTGCGGCGGCTCGGCCACGCGTAGCTCGACCGTCCCGGCGTCGGCGCTCACCCCGGCGATGGCCACCCTCGCGAGCGACCAGGGACTGCTGCGCACGACCGCATAGGCATGCATCGAGCCGTCGCCTTCGAGCCGGCTCAGCTCTCTCAGCGCCGCGACGGCGGCGGGCTCGGCGAAGGTGAGGCATGCCCGGGCGGGGCAGCCCTGATCCTGGCCGCGCGCGGCGGTGAAAGTAGCGTAGCGGCTGCGGCTGCCCGGCGCGCTCGAGGGAAATGAAGCGAGCGGCAGGCGCTCGTCACCGTGGAAGACCTGTGTAACCGCGCGCGGGAAGGGACCGATCTTGAACAGCGGCCGGCCCCTCAGGTGGGGTATCGCCTTGCCGCGGAATGCAGGCGCGCTCTCGGCTGCCCAGGCGAGGCCGAGCTCGGCCGCCGACGGCGCCGCCCGGACTATGGCGTGAGGCGCGGGCGAGCCGGCGTCGAGCGGCGCCCCGGGATTGAAGCCGCGGACGACGAGCGGACCTTCCGCGGGACCGCCGTCGACGCACTCGCGCAGGCGCAGGCGGCCGGTAAATTCGCTGCCGCCTTGCAGGAGAACCTGGTCGCCCGGCCGGACGCACTCGACCGCATTGGCGAAGTCCGCCAGCGTACGGAACCAGCGGGTGTCCGCCAATGGAGCCGGCGTCCCGGGCGCAATGAGGAATACCCGACCCCCCGCAGGGCCGGTGTCCGCAGCCCATGAAAGTCCGGCGGGAAGCAGGCCGAGCCAGAGAAGCAAGCCGGCCAGCGCGGCCGGCAGTTGCCGGATGCTGATGAGCGCTCCACGGCCGGAATCCCGCGCGGGGGCTTCTATGACACGTGCCTGGCCGTTTCGGCGTCCTCTGGCGGTTTCCGCCACAGGACATTGACGCTGCAGGGAGCGCCGTGCTCGGCGAAAGCGGGCCTGGTCTTCATGTACGCTTTCTCGCTCATCACGTAGAGGTCGGGGTCGGCGCGCATCGTGGCTTCGGGCACGTAGCGGTTCACCGTGCGGACCTTCTCGAACAGGTAACGGGTGAACGTGTTGGCCCACAATCCATGTTTCTTGAGGATCACGTCCATCAGGTGCAGGCTGTAGCCGCCGGGCCTGAGCGCCCGGTTGATGTCGTAGATGATGCTGTCGAACCACGACGTGTTGCCCTGGGGCACGTGCTGGAAGGCGGAAATCGAGAATACCAGATCGAAGTATCCGCCCGGCAGCCCGGGATTGAAATTCCCGATGGGGCCCTGCACCAGGCGATAGCGCTGCTGCCCGACATCGGTCGTGCCATGGCCGGGGGCGTCAGGCTTGCCGATGCTCCAGCATTCGTAAGTCGAGGAAAGGTGGGCGAGTATCCGGGATTTTTCCCCACTGACGTCCAGCAGCCGCGCTCCGGGTGAAATGTTGTCGCGGATGAATCTCAGCACCAGCAGATCCTGATAGACCTTCAGCATCACCTGCTCCGGGTCCTGCGGCTGGCCGTAGAGCTCGATGTCGAGGCCGTCGAACAGCGTCCAGTGCGACCTCTTCGCATAGGTGTAGTGGTCGAACGATTCCGGGCGCAGCGCAGACGCGGCTGCTCCCGCCCCCGCGGCGGTCCTGGCGCGGCCGCGTCGTCCCCGCCGGGCCCGGCCCTCCCCGACGACGCGCTCCATGGTCTTTTCGATGGGGCGTCCGGGATCCCGGCCGAAATTGCGCTGGTAATAATAGTGCGCCTGGTCGTCGGCGGCCTCTTCCGTCACGGCGAGCGTGTCCACGGGGTGACCCGTGCGCAGCAGGCGCCGCGGGGCGCCGCCTTTCTCGCCGATTGCCTTCAATGCCTCGGTTCTCGCGCTGCGCGGCACCGTCGCGTCCACCTCGGCAAGGTACGACGCCTGCAAGAGCTGGCCGGGCCGCAGCCGGGAAGCGCCGAGCGGCCACGGGGCCTGCACGAGCTCGGCGTAACGCGCGAACCTGCGCCACAGGTTCCAGGCGCCGGCGTAGCGGTAGTGGCCCATCGTCGTCTCGGGGTTCACCACCGTCCACAGCCAGTTGCGGAAAAACACGCCTTCCTGCTGGACGTGATGCCAGTGCCGGCCATCGCAGAGCCCCTCGCGCACGACCCGCGTCGGCGTGGGCCGGTCGGCCTGGGCCACTTGCGCGCCCTCCTTAAGGACAGCGGTGGTGCCTCCCAGCCACGAGACGGCGTCTTCCGAGAACGAGCGCTCGACCTTCGCGACCAGCGCCAGCGCCCCCGGCATCAGGATGTCATCCGCGTTGATCCAGGTCATGAACGCGCTGCGCGGAATCGACAGCCCCGAAAAGCCCTCGATCAATCCGTCGTAGCTGCCGGTGTCCCGGCTGCTGGAGTAGGTGTAGGTCACGCCGCCGCAGGCGATGGGGAAGTGGCCGCCGTCGAGGCGGCGCTTCCAGCGGGCGAGGCGGTCGAGCGTGCCGTCGGTCGAGCCGCCGTCCTGCACGTGCAGGCGGACCTCGAAGTTGCCGGCCTGCGTGACCACGCTCGTGATGGCGAGGTCGATGGTGTCAGCGGCGTTCAGGCAGGGCGTGACGACGTGGATCATGGCGCCGGGCCGGCCTGCCGGTCAGTTGAAGCGCTTGTGAGCGCGGAACTTGCCCGCGCGCTTGACGAAGACCACGTCGAGATGGCTGAGGGCGGCGTCGTAAGGCCGCGTGAGATAGCCGATGACGTCGTAGGCCACGAAGCCCAGGCCCTCCATCACCTTCACGTAATCGGTGAACTCGTCACCGCCGCCCCACGGTCCGAACATCGGTATCTCCAGAATGACGACCTCGGTATCCTGCAGCGTGCGCGTGGCGCCCCGCACGACGTTGAGATCCTGCCCCTGCACGTCGGTCTTGATCAGGAGCGGACCCTGGAGGGTGCGACCCTCGAGGAGGCTGTCCAGCGTCCTGACCGGCACGTCGCGCAGCCGCGGGTCGCTCGCGGGAATGCCGTCGTAGCACAGCGTCGAGCCTTCGAGCTGCTTGTTGTTGACGAAAAAACGCTCGGTGCGGTCGGAGTCCGAAAGCGCGCAAAGGTGATACTCGCCCCTGTAGCGCGCCAGGGTTTGCTTCATCTTGGGCTCGAACTCGACCAGCGGCTCGACCAGGATGAAGTAAGCGCTGGGATAGGCCTCGTACAGATCCTTCGTGTGCGAGGCCACCCCGACGTCGATGACGGTGCCGGGCGCGAAGCCCAGGGACTTGAGATGCGCGAAAAACGCCGCGAAGTGCCGCATCTCGTGCTGGAGCTTTAGTCCTGGCATGTCTGGCCTATTTTGCGAGAGGTTGCAGGGCGAGCAGCCGTTCCACGAGCCGTTCGGCGCCGGCGCCGTTCTTGCGCACCATCAGGATATCGATATTGGTGGTGTTCGCGAGAAAAGCGTCGAGCTCCGCGGTCGACGTCGTGAGCCGCAGGGGGTACAGCGGGTACAGGCTGTTGCGTATGTAAAGGACGTGATAGTTCCGAAAGGTGAACTCCGCCAGCGTCTGCCCGGGCCCGAACGGCCGCGCAAACGTCTCGGGCCAGTACTCCACGATGGCGCAGGCGAGATTATCGATGCCGGCTCCGAATCCCCTGAGCACGAGATCCTCGGCGCCCTCCACGTCTATCTTCGCCACCACGGCCTCGCCCTGCAGGCCGCGTTCCTTCAAAAACGAGTCGGCGCGCCGGGCCTTTACCAGGCTCGACGAGGTGGCGCTGGGAAACTTTCTCACGCGGCTGCTGATGAGCGCCTGGTTGTTGCACCGGAAGTCCACCGTGCCGTCGGCGTCGGTCACGGCGGCCTCCACGATGGAAACGTCCCGGCAACCGTTGATGTCGAGGTTCAGGCCCAGGATGTGCTTCATCGGCGAGGGCTCGAAGCAGTAGATGCGTCCGGCGAACCCGTTTTCGGAGCGCGCCCCGAGCATCAGCGCGAACTCGATTGAAAAGCGCCCGAGGTAACCACCGACATCGAGGAGGACGTACGAGCCGTAGGCTTCCCTCATCGCCTCGTGCACGGTCCCCATGTAGGTGCGGCTGTCAGCATAGGGCGCCGGGCGCTGGGTCCTGCACTGGGCGATCTGGCCGTCGAGGTTCGGGAAATCGACGGGGATGAAGCGGTAGGACTTCGAGAGTTGCCGGTAGAAATTCTCCGATTCGGAGACGACCAGCACGTAGTCGGAGGGCGCCCACAGCTTGATGAAGCTGCCCTGCGCGGGCAGCTGCGCCTCGGCGATGAACGTTGCGACAGCGCTGGCGGGGTCGATGGGGCCTCCTCGGCGGGCGGACGCGTCAGCGCCGGCCCGCGGCGGCCTTGGCGCCGGAAGCCGGCGTCTCGTCCTTCGCACTGTCGCGGCGGCTCCAGTACGACACGCAAGGTATCTTGTCGCGCTCGCAGCGGTGCGCGTACTTGCGGGCGATCTCTTCCACTTCCCGCATCAGGCCGGCGCTCAGCGTGATCGGCTCCAGGCCGAGCCGCAGGAAGCGGTCGTTGGCCACGTAGAGGTCGTTCTCGTCCGCTTCGTTGCGCGGGTTCGGCAGGTACTCGATGCGAGCGCCGGTGAGCCTGGAGACCAGCTCCGCGAGGTCGCGCACGCGGTGCGTCTCGGTCATCTGGTTGAGTATGTGCACGCGGTCTCCCGTCTGCGGCGGGTTCTCCAGCGCGAGCTGGATGCAGCGCACGGTGTCCTGGATGTGGATGAATGCCCGGGTCTGGCCGCCGGTTCCGTGGACGGTGAGCGGATAGTCGATCGCCGCCTGCATGAGAAATCGGTTGAGCACCGTGCCGTAGTCGCCGTCGTAGTCGAACCGGTTGATGAGCCGCTCGTCGAGCCGGGTCTCGATCGTCTGGGTGCCCCACACGATGCCCTGGTGGAGATCGGTCACGCGCACCTTGTCGTTCTTGTTGTAGTAGAAGAACATCAGCTGGTCCTGCGTCTTCGTCATGTGGTAGATGCTGCCGGGATTCGCGGGATAGAGGATCTCGCTTTCCACCAGATCGCCGGCGTCGTTCTGCACCTTGACCTTGAGGTAGCCCTCCGGGATCTTCATGCCGGCCGTGCCGTAGCCGTACACGCCCATGGTGCCCAGGTGCACGACGTGGATGTCCAGCCCGGACTCGACCACGGCGGCGAGCAGGCTGTTCGTCGCGTTGAGGTTGTTGTCGACGGTGTAGCGCTTGTGATAGCTCGACTTCATCGAGTAGGGCGCCGCGCGCTGCTCGGCGAAATGCACCACGGCGTTGGGCTTCCACTCCCGCAGCAGGTCGAGGAGCCGCTGGTAGTTGCGGGCAACGTTGAAGTTGTGGAACGCGACGGCCTTGCCGGAAACCTCGCGCCAGGCGCGCAGCCGCTGGCCGATGGGCCGGATCGGCGTGAGCGAGCTGCACTCGAGCTCGACGTCGATGTTCCGGCGCGAGAGGTTGTCGACGATCTGCACCTCGTGCCCGAGCGCCGAAAGATGAAGCGCGGTGGGCCATCCGCAGAAGCCGTCGCCGCCCAATATCAATACCCGCATCTGGATCTCCTAGCCGGTCCAGGCGCTGCCGAAGAGGACCGGAGAAACGTGGCCTGCGATCGAGCTCGGGAAGAATGGCACCCGCCGGCTCTCATCGGCCTGCCCGATGATTCGCCGGACATAGGCCTGTGCTCCGCTCGCGCGCCGGTAGTGGGCGGCCTGCGTGCTCGCGCGCTCCCGGTATTCCCCCGGGCGCTTCGCCAGCTCCGCGAGGGCATGCACCGTATCGTCCACCCCGTCGACCGCCCGGCCGCCGCCGTGTGTGATCAGGCTTGCGCAAAAGGTGTCGCGCCGGGCCAGCAGGCACTTGCCCGCGCAGACGGCCTCGACCGCGATGCCGGAGCCCCGGATCCGGTAATTCTTCTGATTGTACAGCAGCAGCACGGCGTCGCATGCCGCAAGCTCCGCATGGTACTCGTCCTCTCCGAGCGGCGCCTCGATCAGGCGGACGTAGGCCGCCGGAAAGCGCGAGAGCGCCTCGATGGCGGCCTTGATGCTCGGCACGTAGCCCACGATTTGCGGCGTGCACTGGATGACGAAACGGAGCTTGCCGGTCCGCCCGTGCGATTCGTAGAGCCGTGCGGCGATGTCCGGCAGGTGAAGGAATCCTTTCTCCTCGCGCGCAGCCCCGAGGTAGAGCGCCGTGACCGGGCCGGCTTCAGCCGCCGCCGCGTAGTCCGATTCCGGACGGGGCGGAGGCAGGGGAAGGGCGCGCACGTTGAACCCGTAGCGCGCGGTGAAGTGCGCGGCGAGCTGCGGGGTCTCCGCCCAGAAGAACAGCTTGCGATCCACGGCCTCGATCGTCCTCAGCCCGCTGAAAACATCCGCGAGCGGACTGCCCGGCGTCTTGCCCGGCATGGTCTCGAGATCGTAGGGCGTGCAGACGTGCAGGCAGGGGCCGCGCGACCAGTCGGTGCCGGCCACATACCCGGGCAGCGCCCGGTAGACATCGGCATAGGCGGTATGAAAGACGACGTGATCGCGCTCGCCCACGCGAGCCGCGGCGATACCCTCCTTCAGCTCCCTCAGCAGCCTCGCGTCCAGGTCGGGCGGCAGGCTCGCGCGCTTGTCGGCGCGATAGCGGTCGTACATCGTCGCGGTAAACACCGGGCGCACCGCGATCGGACCGAGCTGCGCCGGCGACGAGAACTCAACGTGAGTAAGCCACTCGACCTCGTGGCCGAGCGACAGCGCGCCGTCCGTGATGCGCTTCGTGGATCCAGCCTGCTTTTTTGTACAAAGTTGGCATTATAAAAAAGCATTGCTCATCAATTTGTTGCAACGAACAGGTCACTATCAGTCAAAATAAAATCATTATTTGAGATCTGAATTCACTGGCCGTCGTTTTACAACGTCGTGACTGGGAAAACCCTGGCGTTACCCAACTTAATCGCCTTGCAGCACATCCCCCTTTCGCCAGCTGGCGTAATAGCGAAGAGGCCCGCACCGATCGCCCTTCCCAACAGTTGCGCAGCCTGAATGGCGAATGGCGCCACGCTTCCCGAAGGGAGAAAGGCGGACAGGTATCCGGTAAGCGGCAGGGTCGGAACAGGAGAGCGCACGAGGGAGCTTCCAGGGGGAAACGCCTGGTATCTTTATAGTCCTGTCGGGTTTCGCCACCTCTGACTTGAGCGTCTATTTTTGTGATGCTCGTCAGGGGGGCGGAGCCTATGGAAAAACGCCAGCAACGCGGCCTTTTTACGGTTCCTGGCCTTTTGCTGGCCTTTTGCTCACATGTTCTTTCCTGCGTTATCCCCTGATTCTGTGGATAACCGTATTACCGCCTTTGAGTGAGCTGATACCGCTCGCCGCAGCCGAACGACCGAGCGCAGCGAGTCAGTGAGCGAGGAAGCGGAAGAGCGCCAGAAGGCCGCCAGAGAGGCCGAGCGCGGCCGTGAGGCTTGGACGCTAGGGCAGGGCATGAAAAAGCCCGTAGCGGGCTGCTACGGGCGTCTGACGCGGTGGAAAGGGGGAGGGGATGTTGTCTACATGGCTCTGCTGTAGTGAGTGGGTTGCGCTCCGGCAGCGGTCCTGATCAATCGTCACCCTTTCTCGGTCCTTCAACGTTCCTGACAACGAGCCTCCTTTTCGCCAATCCATCGACAATCACCGCGAGTCCCTGCTCGAACGCTGCGTCCGGACCGGCTTCGTCGAAGGCGTCTATCGCGGCCCGCAACAGCGGCGAGAGCGGAGCCTGTTCAACGGTGCCGCCGCGCTCGCCGGCATCGCTGTCGCCGGCCTGCTCCTCAAGCACGGCCCCAACAGTGAAGTAGCTGATTGTCATCAGCGCATTGACGGCGTCCCCGGCCGAAAAACCCGCCTCGCAGAGGAAGCGAAGCTGCGCGTCGGCCGTTTCCATCTGCGGTGCGCCCGGTCGCGTGCCGGCATGGATGCGCGCGCCATCGCGGTAGGCGAGCAGCGCCTGCCTGAAGCTGCGGGCATTCCCGATCAGAAATGAGCGCCAGTCGTCGTCGGCTCTCGGCACCGAATGCGTATGATTCTCCGCCAGCATGGCTTCGGCCAGTGCGTCGAGCAGCGCCCGCTTGTTCCTGAAGTGCCAGTAAAGCGCCGGCTGCTGAACCCCCAACCGTTCCGCCAGTTTGCGTGTCGTCAGACCGTCTACGCCGACCTCGTTCAACAGGTCCAGGGCGGCACGGATCACTGTATTCGGCTGCAACTTTGTCATGCTTGACACTTTATCACTGATAAACATAATATGTCCACCAACTTATCAGTGATAAAGAATCCGCGCGTTCAATCGGACCAGCGGAGGCTGGTCCGGAGGCCAGACGTGAAACCCAACATACCCCTGATCGTAATTCTGAGCACTGTCGCGCTCGACGCTGTCGGCATCGGCCTGATTATGCCGGTGCTGCCGGGCCTCCTGCGCGATCTGGTTCACTCGAACGACGTCACCGCCCACTATGGCATTCTGCTGGCGCTGTATGCGTTGGTGCAATTTGCCTGCGCACCTGTGCTGGGCGCGCTGTCGGATCGTTTCGGGCGGCGGCCAATCTTGCTCGTCTCGCTGGCCGGCGCCACTGTCGACTACGCCATCATGGCGACAGCGCCTTTCCTTTGGGTTCTCTATATCGGGCGGATCGTGGCCGGCATCACCGGGGCGACTGGGGCGGTAGCCGGCGCTTATATTGCCGATATCACTGATGGCGATGAGCGCGCGCGGCACTTCGGCTTCATGAGCGCCTGTTTCGGGTTCGGGATGGTCGCGGGACCTGTGCTCGGTGGGCTGATGGGCGGTTTCTCCCCCCACGCTCCGTTCTTCGCCGCGGCAGCCTTGAACGGCCTCAATTTCCTGACGGGCTGTTTCCTTTTGCCGGAGTCGCACAAAGGCGAACGCCGGCCGTTACGCCGGGAGGCTCTCAACCCGCTCGCTTCGTTCCGGTGGGCCCGGGGCATGACCGTCGTCGCCGCCCTGATGGCGGTCTTCTTCATCATGCAACTTGTCGGACAGGTGCCGGCCGCGCTTTGGGTCATTTTCGGCGAGGATCGCTTTCACTGGGACGCGACCACGATCGGCATTTCGCTTGCCGCATTTGGCATTCTGCATTCACTCGCCCAGGCAATGATCACCGGCCCTGTAGCCGCCCGGCTCGGCGAAAGGCGGGCACTCATGCTCGGAATGATTGCCGACGGCACAGGCTACATCCTGCTTGCCTTCGCGACACGGGGATGGATGGCGTTCCCGATCATGGTCCTGCTTGCTTCGGGTGGCATCGGAATGCCGGCGCTGCAAGCAATGTTGTCCAGGCAGGTGGATGAGGAACGTCAGGGGCAGCTGCAAGGCTCACTGGCGGCGCTCACCAGCCTGACCTCGATCGTCGGACCCCTCCTCTTCACGGCGATCTATGCGGCTTCTATAACAACGTGGAACGGGTGGGCATGGATTGCAGGCGCTGCCCTCTACTTGCTCTGCCTGCCGGCGCTGCGTCGCGGGCTTTGGAGCGGCGCAGGGCAACGAGCCGATCGCTGATCGTGGAAACGATAGGCCTATGCCATGCGGGTCAAGGCGACTTCCGGCAAGCTATACGCGCCCTAGGAGTGCGGTTGGAACGTTGGCCCAGCCAGATACTCCCGATCACGAGCAGGACGCCGATGATTTGAAGCGCACTCAGCGTCTGATCTGCCTCGCTGGCCTGCCGCAGTTCTTCAACCTCCCGGCGCAGCTTTTCGTTCTCAATTTCAGCATCCCTTTCGGCATACCATTTTATGACGGCGGCAGAGTCATAAAGCACCTCATTACCCTTGCCACCGCCTCGCAGAACGGGCATTCCCTGTTCCTGCCAGTTCTGAATGGTACGGATACTCGCACCGAAAATGTCAGCCAGCTGCTTTTTGTTGACTTCCATTGTTCATTCCACGGACAAAAACAGAGAAAGGAAACGACAGAGGCCAAAAAGCTCGCTTTCAGCACCTGTCGTTTCCTTTCTTTTCAGAGGGTATTTTAAATAAAAACATTAAGTTATGACGAAGAAGAACGGAAACGCCTTAAACCGGAAAATTTTCATAAATAGCGAAAACCCGCGAGGTCGCCGCCCCGTAACAAGGCGGATCGCCGGAAAGGACCCGCAAATGATAATAATTATCAATTGCATACTATCGACGGCACTGCTGCCAGATAACACCACCGGGGAAACATTCCATCATGATGGCCGTGCGGACATAGGAAGCCAGTTCATCCATCGCTTTCTTGTCTGCTGCCATTTGCTTTGTGACATCCAGCGCCGCACATTCAGCAGCGTTTTTCAGCGCGTTTTCGATCAACGTTTCAATGTTGGTATCAACACCAGGTTTAACTTTGAACTTATCGGCACTGACGGTTACCTTGTTCTGCGCTGGCTCATCACGCTGGATACCAAGGCTGATGTTGTAGATATTGGTCACCGGCTGAGGTGTTTCGATTGCCGCTGCGTGGATAGCACCATTTGCGATAGCGGCGTCCTTGATGAATGACACTCCATTGCGAATAAGTTCGAAGGAGACGGTGTCACGAATGCGCTGGTCCAGCTCGTCGATTGCCTTTTGTGCAGCAGAGGTATCAATCTCAACGCCAAGCGTCATCGAAGCGCAATATTGCTGCTCACCAAAACGCGTATTGACCAGGTGTTCAACGGCAAATTTCTGCCCTTCTGATGTCAGAAAGGTAAAGTGATTTTCTTTCTGGTATTCAGTTGCTGTGTGTCTGGTTTCAGCAAAACCAAGCTCGCGCAATTCGGCTGTGCCAGATTTAGAAGGCAGATCACCAGACAGCAACGCGCCACGGAAAAACAGCGCATACAGAACATCCGTCGCCGCGCCGGACAACGTGATAATTTTATGACCCATGATTTATTTCCTTTTAGACGTGAGCCTGTCGCACAGCAAAGCCGCCGAAAGTTAACGGTTTGCCCAGGCTCACAACTGAAAGACTTTCTACGGTGTGCGCGTGCGATGCGCGTAGAAGACTGATTTATCAACCTGTCTTTATATCAGGATTCATTACCTGACTATTTGTGGGTAAAGTTCGTAGTGCGCTGATCGTGCAAAATGATTTTAGTTGGGAACAGTTCGCAACTCTGTCCCATAAAAATCAGCATATTCCCATCTATCCCATATCCAGCGCATTGACCATCGGGATACTGAAGGGAGATTCCATCATCTCTTAGAAAGATCACCATCTCTTTTGTTTCAATTTGCATATAGCTACCTGGAGGATTTATGAATACAAGGATTTTCATGGACTATTACCATGAGATTGATTTTCCATCTTTATTCGCGAGAGCAGTGGAAAGCGATGACGATGTGGGTACTACATTGCGCATTCACCTACTTTGTGAGCGCATGGTCGAAGCATGGATATGCGCATGCTGTGACTGCCAAGATCATCACGAGCAATAAACCCGCCGGCAACGCCCGCAGCAGCATACCGGCGACCCCTCGGCCTCGCTGTTCGGGCTCCACGAAAACGCCGGACAGATGCGCCTTGTGAGCGTCCTTGGGGCCGTCCTCCTGTTTGAAGACCGACAGCCCAATGATCTCGCCGTCGATGTAGGCGCCGAATGCCACGGCATCTCGCAACCGTTCAGCGAACGCCTCCATGGGCTTTTTCTCCTCGTGCTCGTAAACGGACCCGAACATCTCTGGAGCTTTCTTCAGGGCCGACAATCGGATCTCGCGGAAATCCTGCACGTCGGCCGCTCCAAGCCGTCGAATCTGAGCCTTAATCACAATTGTCAATTTTAATCCTCTGTTTATCGGCAGTTCGTAGAGCGCGCCGTGCGTCCCGAGCGATACTGAGCGAAGCAAGTGCGTCGAGCAGTGCCCGCTTGTTCCTGAAATGCCAGTAAAGCGCTGGCTGCTGAACCCCCAGCCGGAACTGACCCCACAAGGCCCTAGCGTTTGCAATGCACCAGGTCATCATTGACCCAGGCGTGTTCCACCAGGCCGCTGCCTCGCAACTCTTCGCAGGCTTCGCCGACCTGCTCGCGCCACTTCTTCACGCGGGTGGAATCCGATCCGCACATGAGGCGGAAGGTTTCCAGCTTGAGCGGGTACGGCTCCCGGTGCGAGCTGAAATAGTCGAACATCCGTCGGGCCGTCGGCGACAGCTTGCGGTACTTCTCCCATATGAATTTCGTGTAGTGGTCGCCAGCAAACAGCACGACGATTTCCTCGTCGATCAGGACCTGGCAACGGGACGTTTTCTTGCCACGGTCCAGGACGCGGAAGCGGTGCAGCAGCGACACCGATTCCAGGTGCCCAACGCGGTCGGACGTGAAGCCCATCGCCGTCGCCTGTAGGCGCGACAGGCATTCCTCGGCCTTCGTGTAATACCGGCCATTGATCGACCAGCCCAGGTCCTGGCAAAGCTCGTAGAACGTGAAGGTGATCGGCTCGCCGATAGGGGTGCGCTTCGCGTACTCCAACACCTGCTGCCACACCAGTTCGTCATCGTCGGCCCGCAGCTCGACGCCGGTGTAGGTGATCTTCACGTCCTTGTTGACGTGGAAAATGACCTTGTTTTGCAGCGCCTCGCGCGGGATTTTCTTGTTGCGCGTGGTGAACAGGGCAGAGCGGGCCGTGTCGTTTGGCATCGCTCGCATCGTGTCCGGCCACGGCGCAATATCGAACAAGGAAAGCTGCATTTCCTTGATCTGCTGCTTCGTGTGTTTCAGCAACGCGGCCTGCTTGGCCTCGCTGACCTGTTTTGCCAGGTCCTCGCCGGCGGTTTTTCGCTTCTTGGTCGTCATAGTTCCTCGCGTGTCGATGGTCATCGACTTCGCCAAACCTGCCGCCTCCTGTTCGAGACGACGCGAACGCTCCACGGCGGCCGATGGCGCGGGCAGGGCAGGGGGAGCCAGTTGCACGCTGTCGCGCTCGATCTTGGCCGTAGCTTGCTGGACCATCGAGCCGACGGACTGGAAGGTTTCGCGGGGCGCACGCATGACGGTGCGGCTTGCGATGGTTTCGGCATCCTCGGCGGAAAACCCCGCGCTCTTTGATCGTGGCACCGATTTCCGCGATGCTCTCCGGGGAAAAGCCGGGGTTGTCGGCCGTCCGCGGCTGATGCGGATCTTCGTCGATCAGGTCCAGGTCCAGCTCGATAGGGCCGGAACCGCCCTGAGACGCCGCAGGAGCGTCCAGGAGGCTCGACAGGTCGCCGATGCTATCCAACCCCAGGCCGGACGGCTGCGCCGCGCCTGCGGCTTCCTGAGCGGCCGCAGCGGTGTTTTTCTTGGTGGTCTTGGCTTGAGCCGCAGTCATTGGGAAATCTCCATCTTCGTGAACACGTAATCAGCCAGGGCGCGAACCTCTTTCGATGCCTTGCGCGCGGCCGTTTTCTTGATCTTCCAGACCGGCACACCGGATGCGAGGGCATCGGCGATGCTGCTGCGCAGGCCAACGGTGGCCGGAATCATCATCTTGGGGTACGCGGCCAGCAGCTCGGCTTGGTGGCGCGCGTGGCGCGGATTCCGCGCATCGACCTTGCTGGGCACCATGCCAAGGAATTGCAGCTTGGCGTTCTTCTGGCGCACGTTCGCAATGGTCGTGACCATCTTCTTGATGCCCTGGATGCTGTACGCCTCAAGCTCGATGGGGGACAGCACATAGTCGGCCGCGAAGAGGGCGGCCGCCAGGCCGACGCCAAGGGTCGGGGCCGTGTCGATCAGGCACACGTCGAAGCCTTGGTTCGCCAGGGCCTTGATGTTCGCCCCGAACAGCTCGCGGGCGTCGTCCAGCGACAGCCGTTCGGCGTTCGCCAGTACCGGGTTGGACTCGATGAGGGCGAGGCGCGCGGCCTGGCCGTCGCCGGCTGCGGGTGCGGTTTCGGTCCAGCCGCCGGCAGGGACAGCGCCGAACAGCTTGCTTGCATGCAGGCCGGTAGCAAAGTCCTTGAGCGTGTAGGACGCATTGCCCTGGGGGTCCAGGTCGATCACGGCAACCCGCAAGCCGCGCTCGAAAAAGTCGAAGGCAAGATGCACAAGGGTCGAAGTCTTGCCGACGCCGCCTTTCTGGTTGGCCGTGACCAAAGTTTTCATCGTTTGGTTTCCTGTTTTTTCTTGGCGTCCGCTTCCCACTTCCGGACGATGTACGCCTGATGTTCCGGCAGAACCGCCGTTACCCGCGCGTACCCCTCGGGCAAGTTCTTGTCCTCGAACGCGGCCCACACGCGATGCACCGCTTGCGACACTGCGCCCCTGGTCAGTCCCAGCGACGTTGCGAACGTCGCCTGTGGCTTCCCATCGACTAAGACGCCCCGCGCTATCTCGATGGTCTGCTGCCCCACTTCCAGCCCCTGGATCGCCTCCTGGAACTGGCTTTCGGTAAGCCGTTTCTTCATGGATAACACCCATAATTTGCTCCGCGCCTTGGTTGAACATAGCGGTGACAGCCGCCAGCACATGAGAGAAGTTTAGCTAAACATTTCTCGCACGTCAACACCTTTAGCCGCTAAAACTCGTCCTTGGCGTAACAAAACAAAAGCCCGGAAACCGGGCTTTCGTCTCTTGCCGCTTATGGCTCTGCACCCGGCTCCATCACCAACAGGTCGCGCACGCGCTTCACTCGGTTGCGGATCGACACTGCCAGCCCAACAAAGCCGGTTGCCGCCGCCGCCAGGATCGCGCCGATGATGCCGGCCACACCGGCCATCGCCCACCAGGTCGCCGCCCTCACTGCCCGGCACCTGGTCGCTGAATGTCGATGCCAGCACCTGCGGCACGTCAATGCTTCCGGGCGTCGCGCTCGGGCTGATCGCCCATCCCGTTACTGCCCCGATCCCGGCAATGGCAAGGACTGCCAGCGCTGCCATTTTTGGGGTGAGGCCGTTCGCGGCCGAGGGGCGCAGCCCCTGGGGGGATGGGAGGCCCGCGTTAGCGGGCCGGGAGGGTTCGAGAAGGGGGGGCACCCCCCTTCGGCGTGCGCGGTCACGCGCACAGGGCGCAGCCCTGGTTAAAAACAAGGTTTATAAATATTGGTTTAAAAGCAGGTTAAAAGACAGGTTAGCGGTGGCCGAAAAACGGGCGGAAACCCTTGCAAATGCTGGATTTTCTGCCTGTGGACAGCCCCTCAAATGTCAATAGGTGCGCCCCTCATCTGTCAGCACTCTGCCCCTCAAGTGTCAAGGATCGCGCCCCTCATCTGTCAGTAGTCGCGCCCCTCAAGTGTCAATACCGCAGGGCACTTATCCCCAGGCTTGTCCACATCATCTGTGGGAAACTCGCGTAAAATCAGGCGTTTTCGCCGATTTGCGAGGCTGGCCAGCTCCACGTCGCCGGCCGAAATCGAGCCTGCCCCTCATCTGTCAACGCCGCGCCGGGTGAGTCGGCCCCTCAAGTGTCAACGTCCGCCCCTCATCTGTCAGTGAGGGCCAAGTTTTCCGCGAGGTATCCACAACGCCGGCGGCCGCGGTGTCTCGCACACGGCTTCGACGGCGTTTCTGGCGCGTTTGCAGGGCCATAGACGGCCGCCAGCCCAGCGGCGAGGGCAACCAGCCCGGTGAGCGTCGGAAAGGCGCTCTTCCGCTTCCTCGCTCACTGACTCGCTGCGCTCGGTCGTTCGGCTGCGGCGAGCGGTATCAGCTCACTCAAAGGCGGTAATACGGTTATCCACAGAATCAGGGGATAACGCAGGAAAGAACATGTGAGCAAAAGGCCAGCAAAAGGCCAGGAACCGTAAAAAGGCCGCGTTGCTGGCGTTTTTCCATAGGCTCCGCCCCCCTGACGAGCATCACAAAAATAGACGCTCAAGTCAGAGGTGGCGAAACCCGACAGGACTATAAAGATACCAGGCGTTTCCCCCTGGAAGCTCCCTCGTGCGCTCTCCTGTTCCGACCCTGCCGCTTACCGGATACCTGTCCGCCTTTCTCCCTTCGGGAAGCGTGGCGC